>SAMEA3387464__coassemble_2015_pt1 | contig 21216 bp, 15 predicted proteins | sample SAMEA3387464__metabat2_low_PE_034 | metagenome-assembled genome bin SAMEA3387464 (sample SAMEA3387464) | Felis catus | biome: Faeces | place: United Kingdom | collected 2012
TTTCTTCGGAGCCTCCGGCTGCTTTTCCGGTTTTTCCGTTTTTGCCGGGGCAGGCTTTTCCCCGCTGGGAGCTGCCGCCCGTTCCTCGACCTTCTTTTCCTTCATAATTTCAGCGAAGTTATAGACGGAAACCTGCGGGTTCTTTACCTCCGGTTCCGTCTTTTTTTCCGGCTCCGGAGAAACGGAAACCTTCTCCGGCTCTTTTGGGGGAGCGGGAGGCGTTTCCTTGCCCGGCCCGCTATCCGTTACCGGCTGTTCCGGCGTTTTTGTGGTTTTATCATCTGCCATAAGCATTTACCTCCTGTTTTTTGGCATGAAAAAAGAGGCTCAACTTTTCAGTCAAGCCCCCGTGGGAAGTTCCTCCTTTCTCCGCCATGATACAAAAATACCGCCCGTAGTCTCGTTTGGGCGGTACTTTGTGTAAGATTGGCAGTCCATTATTAAGTTTTTTATTATGTTCCCTTTGTACACCGTTGCAAGCGATGTCGTTGGGAATGGAGTATGCAAAGAAATGCAATGCAGACCTTCTCTTGGCTACCGACCCAGACTGTGACCGTGTCGGGATTGCAGTAAAGAATCCTCAGGGTGAGTATGTGCTGTTATCTGGCAATGAAACAGGACTACTGTTGCTGGACTACATTTGCTCGCAACGCGTAAAGCATCAAAAAATGCCAGCAGACCCAGTGATGGTTAAAACCATTGTTACGATGGACTTGAGCGAGAGGATTGCAGAGCACTATGGTCTGCGTACAATCAATGTCCTGACAGGCTTCAAATTTATCGGAGAGCAGATTGGAATGTTGGAACAGCAGGGCAAGGCAGACAGCTATGTTTTGGGTTTTGAAGAAAGCTACGGCTATTTAACAGGTTCCTATGTTCGTGATAAAGATGGTGTGAACGGTGCTTCGATGATCTGTGAGATGTTCAGTTACTATGCTACGCAGGGAATCAGTTTGCTGGAAAAGCTCGAAGAATTATATCGTATATATGGTTACTGCTTAAATACGCTGCACAGCTACACCTTTGAAGGAAGTGCAGGCTTTGAAAAGATGAAGAGCATTATGCGGTCTTTTAGAGGGAGCATTTCTGAATTCGGTGGTAAGAAGGTTCTGGAAGTTCTGGACTATGCAGAAGGTTTGTGCGGACTTCCAAAATCAGATGTTCTGAAATTTAAGCTGGAGGGCAACTGCTCGATTGTGGTGCGCCCTTCTGGAACAGAGCCAAAGTTAAAAGCCTATATTTCCGTCAGTGCAGTTGACCGACAGGAATCAGAAGCAATTGAAAAAGAAATTGCAAAAGATTTCGAGCAGTATTTAATATAAGATTTAATTTTTTCTCCTATGACAGGAGGAGACAAACCAGACAGGAATTTTTCGGGGTAGACAATTTGGTAGACAAATGCCCGAAATATGCCTGAAAACAGTCAAAGACAGGCAGGAAAGAGAAAAAAGTAAAAACAGAAAAAACCGCATAACAAAAAGAAAAAACCATAGCATCAGGTGATAGGAAGGGAATCAGGCGACAACAGTTCAATTTCCCTTTCATTTATGGATGCTTTTATAGCAAGAAAAATATCCGCTCAGAATTTTCTGGTCGGATGTTTTTTAGAAAGATTCTGTGATTCAATATATACAGGCAAGCATGAAGAGATTAGTATATCAAGGGTAATGCGATACTTTGGAGGATAGGAATTGGGGTGTATCCACTACATATTTCAAAATGGATTGGGGGAGAAAAGTTACGGTTTCCGTTTAGTTTTCCAAGAAAATGAAGATTCTTTAAAAAGTTCACATAACTTTCGGAATGGAAGACGACTATTTTGGTTTAAACAGAAAGGGATACGAATAAGCATAACAAATGCTGATAGATAAGCGTGAATATACATCTATATTCACTTGTATACAAAATAAAATCCTATCAGAAATGATAAAAAAAGAAAAAGAACACAGTTCATCGGGGCATATACAAAACTATCAAATGAGCGTGCAGAATTGAAAAAGAAACAAAAAATAACCACATAATATCAGGGTATTTGTGATAACTTTGTATGTATAGAAAAAATGAATGATAGACAATAGTTCAATTATAAAAAACTATTGGATGGTCATGGAAGATGATGTTATCTTGATATAGATATAATGTATATAATTGAATGCTCTTACTGTAGGCATTAACTATAAATCTATGGGTTGTTGTTGAATGGAGGGGTTTTGTGTCGAAATCAACTGATCTTTCCTGTTTGTTGGCAGAGGCTCTTTTGGGAAACAAAGGAGAACGGGTTCCATGTATTTGTCCGGGTGGAATGATGAACATGATTACATCGGAGATGATGGGAGCCTGTTCATCTTTCTGGCCGAAAGCGCACGTGGATGCAGAGACGATGGCAAAGCTGGCAGAATTTCCGTACAAGAATAGACTGTTTGACAATATTGGTGTACCATTCTGCATGACTGTGGAAGCTGAGGCGATGGGTGCGAAGGTGGATTTGGGCGACGAATTCACAGAACCGCGTGTTTGTGAATATGCGATTGGAACCGTTACAGAATATAACAAGCTTCAGCCTATCCAAATGGACGAGGGACGAAGAAAGGTGGTTTTAGATGCCATTCGTTTGCTGTGCCGATCCAGCCCGGATGCAGCTATCATTGGAAATATAACCGGTCCCATCAGCACAGCATCCTCCTTAATAGATGCAAATGTGTTTTATCGGGAACTGCGCAAGGAAAAGGCAGCGGCACATGCTGCACTGGATTTTGTTACCGAGCAGCTGATTGCCTTTGGAAAAGCGCAAATCGAAGCAGGCGCTGAGTTTATTGCCATTGCAGACCCCAGTGGCACCGGTGAAATCTTGGGACCCAAGTTATTTGAAGAGTATGCCATGCCTGCACTCAACCGCATTTGTGAGGAGTTAAAGCCACTTTGTAAAGGGGTGATTGTGCATATCTGCGGACAGCTGCGTACCATTTATCCGCAATTGGCAAAGCTTAAATGCAGCGGTTTAAGTGTGGATGCAGTGGTAAACATCAAGGAGCTGAGGAAAAATCTTCCGAACATGGCAATTATCGGAAATATCAGCACCTTTGCTCTGGCAGGCGGAAATGCAGCTGTCATCCAAAATCTGTGTAACAGCACCATAGATGGAGGGGTGGATGTGCTGGCGCCTGCGTGCGGGCTGGGGACCACCTCGACGGTGGAGAGCATTTCCATTATGATGAAAACAGCGATAGCGCGGATGGAGCAAAAGGAGAAGGCAGATGCTTAAAGTACAAAGTCATGGAGAGATGAACTTGCTGGATTGTTTGCGTTCATCGGGCATACTTTTGGAAAGTCCCTGCAATGGCAAGGGAATCTGCGGAAAATGCAAGGTCAAAATCTTGAACGGAGCGGTATCTGCTTTAACAGAACAGGAAAAGAGGTATTTGACCCGGGAGGAAATCGCCGGTGGAATCCGCCTTGCCTGCCTGACCATCCCGCAAGGAGAAGTGGAACTGAACGAACAGGGTCTTTTGCAGGAAAAGCCGAACAACGTTCTGGGAGGAGAAGCGGTCCATGTTGAGTTAAACCCTCTTTTAACAGTTGAACAGGTAGATGTAACAAAACCGACGTTGGAAAATGGCTACTCCTTATCTCGGGCAATGGGAGACACTCTTTTGCGGGAAGCAGCTCCTCCGCTGTCACTGCTGGAAAAGCTGCCCGGTCTTGCACAGGAAAAACACTTGTGGAAGGTTTCTTATGCAGGAAAAAACATTGACCTTGTAAAGCAACCGGAACGATATGGACTGGCGGTGGATATTGGAACAACAACCGTTGCGGTTTCTCTGATCGACCTTGCCACAGGCGATGTTCGGGCGGAGGAGGGATTTGTCAATCCGCAGAAGGCGTTTGGGCTGGATGTATTAAGCAGAATCCATTATGATATGGAACACACCAACGGTGTGTTGGATCTGCGAAGGGTCATTGTGGAGCGTTTACAGAAGGCAGCGGAAGAGATGGTCAAACGGGCAAACGTCGCTTTGGATGCCATCTACGAGGTGGTAGTGGGTGCAAATGCCACCATGCTGCACGCGCTCCTTGGGATTCCATTGAAGAGCTTAGGAACAGCACCGTACAGCAGTGTATTTACACAACCGGTTACTGTTTTGGCAAAGGAGCTGGGCTTTGCGCTCCATGACCAGACACGCCTGTACTGTATTCCTTCGGTTTCCACCTTTATTGGAGGAGATATTGTTTCCGGTGTACTGGCAAGCCAGCTGGACCGGGCAGAGGACACCGTCCTTTTGGTTGATATAGGCACCAATGGGGAAATTGTGCTGAGTCAGAAAGGAAGGATGTATTCCTGCTCGTGTGCAGTCGGTCCGGCACTGGAAGGAATGAATATTTCCTGCGGGATGCGTGCAGAACCGGGAGCGGTGGAGCACGTTACACTGGGTGATGAAGGGGTACAACTGAAAACCATTTCCAACCTTCCGCCGGTTGGTCTTTGCGGCAGCGGTCTGCTGGAGGCAATCAGCCAGGTGGTAGAGAAAGGAATCGTCGGAAAGACCGGGAGAATCGTTGCAGAATCGGCTTTTGTTGATACCGATGAAGACGGAAAACGGCGGGTAGTCCTGGATAGGGAAAGAAGTATTTACCTGACCCAAAGCGACATCAGGCAGGTTCAGTTCTGCAAAGGTGCAATCCTGTCGGGAATCTTAACATTGATGCAGCGGTTGGGTTTGAAGGAACGGGAGATTGACCGGGTCATTGTGGCAGGTCAATTTGGAAAGCATTTGAACCCGGAAAGTCTAACCGGGGCGGGCTTGATACCGGCTTCCTTAAAGGAGCGAATCAGCTACATCGGAAACTCCTCCATGATGGGGGCACATCTGTGTTTGTTGAATCAAAACGAGCGCAGACGAGCCGAGGAGGTAGCAAAAAACATCGAATATATCGAGCTTTCTGTTTCCCCAGGCTATGAAAAGCTGTTTACAAAGTGCTTGCAATTTGAGTGCCCGTAATTTGGAGGAAGATAATGGAAAAGTTTGTTTGTGTAAACGGGAGTGACCATCTGCAAATCCCCAATCATCTGTTGGAAGAGCTATCGGTTGTGCATCCGCAGGACATTCATATGAATGCAGGTGTCATTTTCCAAGTGGCACAAGGGATGGAGCAAAGTGGGTGGATCAGACTGCCGTTTTGCAATACCCTTTTGGCAGAAGCGTTAGGGGCAATCCCTACTTTGTCGGTATCGGGAGCCAGAATCAAAGAACCTGCTTTTGCAAAGCCGGAGGAACTGATGACAATTCAGGTGCAGGAAACAGCAAGACTGTGTGCAATGTTTGAAGCGCTTGCGCAGCTGTCAAAGGCTGGGAAAAAGGTGGCTTACAATATCGAAGGACCGCTTACCCTGCTGTGTGCTCTGCTACCAATGAACAAGGTCTTTTCTGCACTGAGAAAACCGGTCGGCAAACAGATGCTTTCGCAGGTGGAGGAATGGATTGTTCGTTATGCGGAAATGGCAGTCGAGAGAGGAGCAAAAATCATTTCATTTGCAGACCCGATTGCAACGGTGGATATTTTAGGCAGTCAAATGTTTGTGAATCAGTATGTCCCATGCCTGCTTCAGTTGCTTATTCGGTTGCAGGAGAGATTTCCAGACACAGTGATTCATCTTTGCGGAAAGTTGACGCAGTCCCTGATTGACACAAAACAGTGTACACTCACCCGATGGGAAGGGCAGAAGGGACAAAGCTATGGGCAGACTTTGACAGAGTTTTGCGGCGAAGGAGGAATTGTAGGGCATTATTGTCTCAACTATCTTGGAGCGAGCAGAAATTACCTGGAGTTAATCGACTTTACAGAAAAGAGGAATAAAAATGAACGATAAGGAAAGATTGCTGTCCGAACTGGACCGATGCGTAGTAGAAATGGAAGACGAAGAGGTCGTAAACGTTGCCAAGGAATATGTGGATGCCGGCTATGATGCGTATGAAGGCATCACCGAAGGACTGAGCAAGGGAATGGAAAAGGCAGGGGAGCTGTATGAGGAGGAAGAATACTTTGTTCCTGAGCTTTTGATTTGCTCTGATGCTATGTACAACGGTCTGGAGGTCCTCAAACCACATCTCAAGAGAGAGGGAACAGACCATAAAATTCCGGTCATCATCGGTGTAGTAGAAGGTGACACCCACGATATTGGAAAAAACCTGGTCAAGATTATGATGGATACTGCCGGATTTGAAGTATACGATTTGGGCAGGGATGTTCAGATTTCGGATTTTGTTCAGAAGGCAAAGGAAGTCAAGAGCGGGATTATCTGTATGTCTACTTTGATGACAACCACAATGCAGAATATGAAGTGTGTTATTGATCAGCTGGTTTCTGAGGGAATCCGCGATCAGTTTAAAATCATGGTAGGCGGTGGTCCGCTTTCCAAAAACTTCTCAGATAAAATCGGAGCGGATTGTTACACAGCTAATGCAGCAGAAGCGGCAAAGGTAGCTCAGAAATTGGCGGCGGAATTAAATAACTAACAGGATGGACACAACCTGCATGTATGTTTTGAGTGGGAAAAAGCAGCAATACAGGTTGTTTCTATAAATTTAAATTGAGGAGAGTATCTATGAAAAAAATTCTGAGTATGGTGCTTGCGGCGGTTATGTGCGCAACCATGATGGTCGGCTGTGGAGGTAGCCAGAAACCTGCCGAAACAGATAGCAGCAAAGAGCAGCAGTCGGTAGAGGCGGAGGCAAAGCCGGAAGAAAAGGCAGAAGTGGAAGAAAAGTCTGAGGAAACACAGAAACCAAGTAAAACAGCAGATCCGAATAAGAAGGATATTAAATTTGGTATCACCTCCAGCTTTAGAGATTTCACAGACTACATTCCAGAGAAGATGGCACAATGGGGATACAATGTTGAGATTATTGAATTGGACAGCCCAGTGGTAGCCAATACTGCTTTGGTGGAAGGTTCAGTCGACGTTAACTACATTCAGCATCTTCCATATCTGTTGGCATATAACGAATCCAATGGAACAAAATTGCATCCATGTGAACCATATATCATGTCCTCCATGGATTGCATTGCGTCCAAGAAATATAAAACCCTGGAAGAAGTGCCGGATGGAGCTTCTATCGCAGTTGCTGATGATGCTTCGAATCTTTCAGTAAACCTGCAAGATTTGGAATCGATTGGCTGGTTGAAGCTCAAAGAAATCCCGGAGGGAAGCTTATATACAACATTTGATATTGTCGAAAACCCAAAGAATCTACAGTTGGTTGAGATGGATATGTTTTCCCGTTTTTCCGCAATGGAAGGGGATGTTGATTTAGCAATGAGCTTTTTCAGCAATACTTCTCAAGAAAAATATAACTTCAATCTGTTGAAATTATTTGATGAGAATATCGCGTATCCACAGGTCGTTGCAGTTCGTGAAGAGGACAAAGATGCACAGTGGGTCAAAGATTTTATGGATGCCTTTACCAGCCAGGAGCAGGTAGACCGAATCAATGAAAAAAATACCCCAACACTGTCGTGGAAGATTTTGTTTGAAGTGAAAGAAGATAGTGCTTCGTTAGAAAAAAGTGAAGAAAAATCCAGAAAAGCTGACCCAAATAAGACCACAATTAAACTAGGGGTTACTCCGAGTTTTGAATATTACATAGACTATATTCCTGAAATGATGGGAGAATGGGGATACACAGTTGAAGTTGTAAGTTTGGATAGCCCGGTTGCAGCCAATACAGCTTTGGCGGAGGGTTCCATTGATGTCAACTATTTCCAGCACCTTCCATATTTGCTGGCATTTAATGAATCGAACGGAACTAGGCTGCATCCGTGTGAACCATACATCATGTCTTCAATGGATTGTATTGCATCGAAAAAATATAAAGCATTAGAAGAAGTGCCGGACGGGGCTTCGATTGCTGTTGCAGATGATGCCTCCAATCTCTCTATCAACCTGGAAGATCTGCAATCAATTGGCTGGCTGAAGCTCAAAGAAATCCCGGAGGACAGCCTATACACAACCTTTGATATTATCGAAAATCCAAAAAATCTTCAGTTGGTAGAGATGGACATGTTCTCCCGTTTTTCTGCTATGGATGGAGATGTTGATTTGGCTATGAGCTTTTTCAGCAACCAGTCGCAGGCAAAATACAATTTTAATTTGTTGAAGTTGTTTGAAGAGAACGTTTCTTATCCAATCATTGCAGTTGTTAGAGAAGAAGATAAAGAGACACAGTGGGTTGATGATTTCATGGATGCATTAGCAAGCGAAACACAGCTGGAGAGAATCGCAGAACAGAATAAACCAAGCCTTGCATGGAAAGTTTTATTTGAGGTAGCTGAATAAGCAGATAGATTAGGAAGAAGGATTATTCCTTCTTCCTAATCTATCATCTTTCAACGGTATTTTAAGATAGTGAAATAATAATCGGTACTGTCATTTGAGGAAGGTATCAGTATGATTGAAATAAACAAGCTTTGTAAATCGTTCGGCTCTTTGGAAGTGCTGAAGGATATTAGTTTGACGATTCAGACAGGGGAAATATATGGTCTGGTCGGCAGGAGTGGAGCAGGTAAATCAACACTTTTGCGGTGTATCAATGCTTTGGAACCATATCAGAGTGGAAGTCTTAAAATTGATGGGACAGAAATTAAAGGTTTAAATAAGCAGCAGATTAGGGAATTGAGAAAAGGAATAGGAATGATTTTTCAACAGTTTTCTCTGATAGAGCGGAGGAGCGTTTATAAAAATGTTGCTCTTCCAATGAAATGCTGGAAATATGATAAAAATATTATAGATAAACGAGTTCGGGAATTACTGGAATTGGTAGAAATTTCTGACAAAATAGATGCAAGACCTTCTACTCTTTCGGGCGGGCAAAAACAACGAGTTGCTATTGCAAGGGCGTTAGCTCTTGATTCACATATTTTATTATGTGATGAAGCCACCTCTGCGTTAGATCCGAAGACTACCCAATCGGTTCTTCATCTTCTTAGGGACATCAATCAAAAGTTGGGATTAACCATTATCGTAGTTACACATCAGATGGAAGTAGTTCGAGAAGTTTGTGATACGATTTCCATTCTGGAAAATGGTAAAATTTCAGCAGCGGGTGCAGTTAAAGAGGTGTTTTTGCAAAAACCAAAAGCATTAATGACACTGCTTGGAAAAGAGGACCACACTTATCAGGAAGATGGAGAGGTAGTCTCTTTTATTTTGTCAACAGATCAATTGGATGCCATTCATTTTACGCATGATCAATTTGGAGCAAAAATACTTTCAACTAGCACAAATGACTACAAAGGATTGCCTTTTACAGAGGTTGTTGTTACCACGACACCCTCCAAAACAGAAGATTTGAAAAATTTTCTGAAAGAGCAAAAATTTTTTTACTATGCGGCAGGAGGACAAAACTAATGGAAAGGCTTTCTTTAGAGCAATATCTTACGCAAGTTATCTGGCCGGCATTTTTGACTACGATGACGGTTATGGCTTGGACAGTACTGATTTCTACTGTTGTTGGATTTATTCTTGCAGTTATTATGGATGTTTCAAAAGAGGATGGACTTCATCCTAATCCTCTGATTTCCCGTGTCATGGATTTTTTGATTAACTTAATTCGTTCTTTCCCATTTGTAATTTTGATGGTTTCTTTGATCCCGGTAACGAGATTTATCACCGGATCTTCTATTGGTGTTAAAGCGGCAATTTTTCCATTATGTATCACAATGTCGCCTTATATGGCACGATTGATTCAAGGACATATGGACCAAGTTAGCAGAGAAGCGATTGAGGCGGCAAAATCTTTTGGGGCTTCCACCTTTCAGATTATCTGGCATGTAATTTTGGTAGAAGCTATACCGGGAATCTCTTCTGTTATTTGCTTCAGCGCAGTGGCAGCATTGAATGCATCTACAACGGCTGGTATGGTTGGTGCAGGCGGCTTGGGAAACGTTGCGATTCGATATGGATATAACAACTTCAACGATACAATCATGTACTCTACTGTGGCGATTCTGGTAATATTGGTACAGCTTATTCAGTTTATCGGAAATAAAATTTATAATAAATTAAAATGATGTCAGGAGGTTCAATATGGATTACGCAACACTAAAAAGGGAAGCGGCAAAGTATCCTGATACGATGACAAGCATGGAGCGAATGAAGGCTTATGCGATGGGAGAGGTGGTTGACCACATCCCGTTCAGTACAGGTGGTCCAGATTCGTTTGTGCATCTGTACGGCTATACATTGGGAGAATACCGTCGTTCGATGGACGTACAGTTTGATGTTGCAGAACAGGCAAAGAAAGAGTTTGGCGGTAGTGGGATGTATGCAAACACCAATCTTTCCTTGCGTGGAGTGGGAGAAGCAGTCGGCTCAAAGGTGGTATACCCTGAAAATAGCACCGATTACATCAGTGAGCATGTTTTAAAGAATTATGATCAGCTGGATGATCTTGTTTTTGACCCGGAAACTAATCCGTTTTTGCAGGAGAAGATTGCTTGGGCAAAAGAGGTTCAGAAGCGGATGGATGGACGTTGTATGGTGGTGACCGGTGGTTCAGGACCGATGACGACAGCGATTTCGATTCGTTCACCGGAGATGCTGATGCGGGATATGATTCGTGATAAGGAAAATGCACGCCGGTTGTTGGATTTTAGTGTCCAGTGTACTTTAAAATGGATCAAGTATAACCGGGAAATTTTTCCAAATGCAGTGGTTGGTCTGGCGGACCCGGCGACTTCTGGGAATTTGATTAGCAATAAGATGTTCCACGAATTTTCCAAACCACACTTTATGGATTTGCTGGCAGGAATTAAGGAAATTACCGGTTCAATTCCGGGGATTCACATTTGTGGAAAAACCAAGCATTTCTGGAAGGATTTGCCGGAAATGGGATTTCCATCCTTCAGCGTAGATAACTGTGAGGATTTGGCAGAATTGAAGGAAGCAATCGGGGATAAAATGAAGATTTCAGGAAATGTTCCTCCGACAACAGTCCTACAGAATGGTACGATTGATGATGTTATCGCTTCTGTTATAGAATGTTTAATTAAGGGAAGTGACAGCCCTTGTGGGTATTCTCTGGCGATGGGATGTGCCATTCCTTTGGGGACTCCGCGGGAAAATCTGGAAGCCTATATGTATGCTGCCCGACGATACGGAAGAGGAGCGCAAAAAGGAAAACTTTGCCGCGGATTGTATGAGGAAGGAATCCTGCATTAAGAGGATATACAGATAAAATTTCAGGGCAAAGAATCTTTTTCGTTTTATCTGTTCGCAATGGCTTCATCCAATGAATGGAGAAACCTATAATACACACGACAATGACATTGTCCTGGTGTTTGACCTCCTTTCGGGAGATGAGCGACCTTTCATGTAAGCACAGTAAGAGGATATAAAATCAAAAAAGGACGATATGACTTTGGTCATATCGTCCTTTTGGTATTGCAAAAATTTTGTAAGGTGAAATCTTTTGCGGAGAATCGGGCATTTTGGTTACGGCATGATGGAGTTTGCACCGTCTACAATCACGCTCTGACCGGAGAAGTAGCAGGAATCCGGTCCAGCAAGGAAAGCAACGACAGGAGCGATGTCGGTTTCGGAATCGCCAAAGCGTTTCATTGGGTTCAATTCCACCTGTTTTGCATATTCCTCCGGGAATTTTTCTGCCCAAGCTTTTGCAGCAGGAGATTCAGCGCCCGGCAGAACAACGTTGACACAGATGCCGTACTGTCCCCACTCTTTGGCTGCAATCTTGGTCAAGCCGCGCAGCGCTTCCTTGTTGGAGCCATAAGCCAGCTGACCAGCAATGCCGAACATACCGGTAGCGGAGGCGAAGTTGATGATTCTGCCTTCGTGTTGCTCTTTCATGTATGGGAAGGCTGCCTGCATATAGTTCAGAGAGCCAATCACACCGCTCTGCCATGCCTTGAGCATATTGTCGTAGCTGGTTTCTTCGACCGGTGCGGAAGGAACGATTGCCTGTCCATTGTTGACAACAACGTCGACAGTTCCATAGGCTTCTACGGTGGCTTTTACGACCTCTTCTACTCTTGCGCGGTCGGCGGAGTCACAGCTCATAGCAAAGCCTTCGCCGCCGAATTCTTTGATTTCCTTGATGGTCTGTTCGATTGGCTCCAGACGGCGACCGGTGGCAACGACTTTGACACCGCGTTTGGCTAAACAAAGCGCAATTCCTTTTCCAATTCCCTGTCCGGCGCCGGTTACAATAGCAACTTTTTCAGATAATGGTTTCATTTTTAGTAATCCTCCTAGTGTGAAAATGATTCGGTCAAGATTGTTATGTTATAATCTTACCATAGATATTTTCCCTTTTCAATGAAAAAACCGGCATACAATCAAAATCGTGACTTCGCTTAAGTATTAAGAGGGTTATTATCATATTTGTACAACAAATATGATGGATTTTGAAGGGAAATCAGCTTATCTCCTAAGAATGATCGTTAAGAATGACAAATTCCACCTTTTTGAATCAATAAAAAAGGCAGTCCCTGAAACGGGACTGCCGAAGGTTCAACAGGAAAAGCTGCTTTAAGCATTTTGTGCCTGTTGTCCGTTGGTGCGGAGCATATGGCGATAACAGTACAGCCAGATGAATCCGAGGACGATGCTGGTGACCGTCCAGCTCAGTGGGAAGCACAGATAGATGGTGGTCAGTGTGCGATGCATTGGGAAAATGAGCAGCAGCCACAACAGGCGCACGCCACAGATTCCGACAAGCATGACGATGGTGGGTAAAGAGGAGTAGCCCATGCCGCGCAGGGAAGAAACAAAGACATCGAGTATGCCGTTGAGGAAAAGGAACATGGACACCCAGAACAGGCGAAGCATACCGGCTTCTACGACAGCAGGGTCGCTGGTGTAGAAAGCAAGCAGCGATTCGCCGAAGAACCAGACCAAAAAGCCCATCAGCATGGCGCTTAAAGTGGTCAGCACCATCGAATGATTGAAGATGCTCTTGACACGCTTGAGATTTTGTGCACCAACGTTCTGGCTTGTGAAGGTGATGCAAGCCTGTGTGAAGGCGGACATTCCGATGTAGACAAAGTTCTCGATGTTGTTGCTTGCACTGTTGCCGGCAACAATGACCGAAGAGCCAAAGGAGTTGATGCTCGACTGAACGACTACGTTGCTCAAGGAGAATGCCATGCCCTGCAAACCGGCAGGTACACCGATTCGGATAATTTCCAGTGCCATTGCGCGGTCGATGCGCAGTTTGTGCAGGTCAAGATGGGTGGCGTCTGGCTCCTTCATCAGGGTGATGCACACCAGAAGGGCAGCCAGAGCCTGCGAAATGACGGTGGCAAGTGCAACACCGGCAACGCTCATCTGAAAGACGATGACAAAGACCAGGTTCAGGACCACATTGGTCATGCCGCTGACAAACAGGAAGAACAGCGGGCGTTTGGTGTCGCCTTTGGAGCGCAGAATCGAGGAACCAAAGGTGTAGATTAGACCGAAGAAGGCGCTGACAAAATAGATACGCATATACAGCTCGCTCATATCGATGATGTCGCTTGGGGTGGACATCAGTTCCAGCATCGGTCGGGACAGGAAAAAGCCCGCGACTACCAGAAACAAGCCACAATAGATCGACATGGCAATGGAGGTGTGTACCGATTTTTCAATCTTCTCGTGGTTTCCGGCGCCGATGTAGCGGGCAATCAGAACGTTACTTCCCATACTTAACCCATTGAACAATGCAATGAGCAGGAAGCACAGGGAACCGGTTGCTCCAACAGCAGCCAGTGCCTGCTGTCCGGCAAAGCGTCCGACGACGACGGTATCTGCCGCCTGAAACAACATCTGCAGCAGGTTGGTCAGCATCAGCGGAAGAGAAAAGACCCAAATGTTCGGGAGAAGCGGTCCGTTCAACATATCCACCGAGTTTGCTCTCATTTTTTGCATAGTGTTTCCCTCACTTTCAAAAATACTGACCATATTATACTATACTTTTTGCAAGAAAGAAACGTTTTTTTACCATATTTTCGATTGTTTTGAAATAAACAAGCTTTTTTGCGCATAAAAATGCAGGATGACAGGTCGATATACTGCGACTTTTGTCGGTTCGAGGGCTGTCCGGCAGGATAAAAAGAAAAGGAAGAAAGCATACAGTAGAAAGGGAAGAGTAATAACGAATTTTACAAAAAATAAAATTTATAGTAGATTTTTCTGTTTAATTTGTTGCAAATTCCGGTGATGGTTGCTATAATAGGGGTAATTAAGCGCACAATTTTGCGCAGAACGAAATGCTTTAGAGAAAGGTGGTCTGTATGGCGTACAATTATCCGAAATTTGAAAAATCTGATTTCAGCGAGGAGTTTTTCGGGCATATTTTGCCGGACCCATACTGCGAATTAAAGCAGGCACTTAACCCGAAGGTTCTGGACTGGGTCAAACAGGAGAATGAATTTACCGACCGATGGTTTGACCAGAAGGAGCTTGCGGACAAAATGACAGAGCTGAAAAGTCAGAAACGACGTCCGTTGTACACGCAGATTGGAATGTGGAACGGAAAGCTTACTGCAACCAAACCGCAGGATGGAAATTTTAAGCTGGTTTGTCTGGACCGGCAGATGCAAAACGAGGAGCTGTTGTTTGAGCGGGACACGGTTCCAAATTATACAGCAAGCAGCCTGCGCGCCTGTCCAAGCGACCAGAAGCTGCTGATGGTACATGGTCTGTACGATGGAGACCCGCGCCAGAACATTTTGCTGATTGACAGCGAGAAGAGAACAATCCTTTCCACCATTCGGGATACCTTCGGCGCCAGCTGGTCGAAGAATCGGGCAACCGTTTACTATGTGGATACCCTTTCGGATTCGCAGGCACAGACCTGCCGCTCCCGCGTTTGTGCGTATGATGTTTACACCGATACCCTTCGGGTGCTGATGGAGGACCGCGGCAATGCAATTTTAGGAAGTGTGAACGTTTCCTCCGACAAAAAGCATCTGATGGCAGAGATGATGGACGACTATTCTCACTTCCGTTATTTTGCCATTGAAGAGGAGAGCGGCAGCATCTGTGATTTGAGTCAAGGAAAAGGAATGCAGGTGGAGTACATTGACACCATCGACGACTGCCACTATTTTATTTCCAAAGAAGCCAGCACCCTCGGAGAGCTGCTCATGGTAGAAAAGGGACAGACCTTGCAGCAGGCAAAGGTCGTTCGAGCAGAGAAGACCGAGGTTTTGGACGGCGGATTCGTTCTGAACGGAAAGCTGTACCTGACGATGATGGACAATGTCAGCGCGAAAATCGTTTGCGTTGAGAAAGATGGAGAAACTGAAATCCCACTTCCTGCCAAGTTTGGAACCCTTTCTCTCTCGGGACGAACAGAAGACGCAGCTTACTTCACCTTTGAATCCTTTGCGTTTCCGCCGGTCCTGCTGCGCTTTGATGGAGAACGCATGGAGATTGCGATGCGCTCAAGCGACGAAAGCTATCCTGATGTGGTGGTGGAGCAGCTCTTCGCACCGTCCGAAAGCGACGGCAAGATGATTCCCTATTTTATGGTACGCCGCAAGGATGTAAAGCCGGATGGACAGACACCGACCTGGATCTACGGCTACGGCGGCTACAACATCCCGGCACTTCCCTGGGCAACCGACAAGGTGGGCGGATTGGACATTGCGCGTTGGGCGATGCAGGGTGGAATCTATGTGATGGCTACCTTACGCGGCGGCAGCGAGTATGGAACCGGCTGGCATGAGGAAGGGATGATGTTCCACAAAAAGAATTGCTACGGCGACTTTTTTGGCGTTACCCAAAAGCTGATTGCCGACGGATGGACCAATCCGAAGAAGATTGTCATCTGCGGCTGCTCCAACGGCGGTCTGCTGGTATCGACCCTTGTGACCATGCGACCGGAGTTGTTCGGCTGTGTCATCGACTCGGTACCGCACACCGATATGATTCATTTTACCGAGGATGCAAGGGGACCGATGTACATCACCGAGTACGGCAACCCGCGGGAAAGCAAGGAGATGTTTGAGTACATCCTGAGCTATTCGCCGTATCACAATGTCAAGCAGACCTCCTACCCAAGCGTCTATATCCAGACCGGAGAGTGCGACAACAACGTCCCGCCTTATCACGGCAAAAAGTTTGCTGCGCGGATGCAGGAATGTAACCGGAGCGAAAATCCGGTTCTGCTGCGTGTTCTGGCAAAGGGAAGCCATGACCGCGGAAGCGGCGAAGCTTACTGGCAGACGATTGCAGAAGCGCAGTTGTTTGTGAAAAAGGCGCTGGGCTTATAAACCATAAAAATCCTGCAAAAAGAAAGAGCCTCTGTCCATCGGTTTGTTTGATGGACAGAGGCTTTTTTACAGCTGCTTTGGATGAAAAGCAAATGTTTACTTGTCAGGATGGACATACAGCGTCTGGGTCGGGAAGGCAAAGCTGAGTCCCAAATCTTCCACAATCTGCATGATGCCGTAGTTGACCTGCTCCTTGATGCGCTGGAAGTCGGAGAAGGAGGTGGGCTTGGTAAAGTACATCAGCGAGATTTCCAGGCTGCTGTCCTGAAAGCTGTTGAAGCGGATGACGGTGTCGTTGGCAAGAATCTCCTCGTTGGAGTTGACCATTTCGGTGATGCGGGCGACACATTCTTCCATCTTCTCTTTCGGGGTATCATAGGTCAATCCGATGGAGAAGGTGGCGCGGCGCTTGTTCATTCTGGACCAGTTGGTGATGGGGGAGGACACCAGCGAAGAGTTTGGTACAATCACCAGAGCGTTCGGGAAGGTGCGGATGCGGGTGGAGCGGAAGGTGATGTCCTCGACAACGCCCTCGATATTTGGAGTAGAAATCCAGTCATCGACCGCAAACGGTTTGTCCAGCAGGATGACCAAACCGCCAAAGAGGTTCTGCGCCGTATCCTGTGCTGCCAGTGCGAAGGTCAAACCTCCCAGACCAAGACCGGTGATGATGGTGGTGACATTGGTTCCGGTTTCACTGAGGATAGCAATGGCGGCAAGGACAATCAAAAGCACCTTGAGAGCCTTTTTCAAAAAGGTCATCAGCGTTTTGTTGAGGTTGACATCCAGCTGTTCGTCCAGCTTGTTGCCAAAACGGAAGAAGGAGTCAGAGGCACAGTCGCACAGCCGCAGAAGAATCCAGGTGACGATGATGATGACGCTGATGCGGTACACCTTCAGCAGGAAATGCTCCATACCGGCAGAAGGATTCAGGTTGACCAGAGCCAGATAGATGCCGCTGGCGGCAAAAAAGCTCTTTAATGGGGTCAGCACAAAGGTCAGGGTGGAATGGTCGGCAATCTGGCGCTTGCGGTTGAGCAGCTTATCCAGCAGCTTGATAATCAGCTTGGTGACAGGAGACTTCAGCGTCCAGAACAGAATGAAAATCAAAATGGAGCCCAGTATACGGAACAGCAGGATATTGTTGGCAATGACATCGGCAATGAGTGTGAACAACGAGGAACACTTCCCCTCACATTTTTACTTTTTTAAAAGGTGCAAAATTGATATAGAAAAGTGTACCATTTTTTGCCCTTTTTTGCAAATAAAATTATTGGAAAACAGCGCTTAAACCCCAACCAATTCGCTGGCTGGGGTTTAAAACAAACAAAATCGGTTCCAGTGGGAGATTAACGGTTGTTTTTATCAGGAGAATCCACCGGTTTGTCAGCAGATTTTGGTGGAGCAGCAGAAGGAACGGGCTCATTCTTTTGAGAACGTTTGCGGCGAATCAATCGAAATACCCATATAATCAAGAGGATGACAACCGCCAGAAGCAGAAAGACCGGCAGATTGACCACCAGAAAGACCAGCAGGTTTTCAAAGAAGACCTTGATTCCGTACAGGGTGTTGGAAAGCCCGTTGGAGATGCGCTCGGGGATGGTGGTGGCGTTGGTCCCGCTGAGATTGCGAACCTCCTGCACATCCAGGTAGACGGTGGAGTAGTCCACCAGATTATCATAGGTGCGCAGCTGCGAGGACAGGGAATCCAGCTGTAAGCGGACCTCTGACAGCCGCGCTTCGATGGCAATGACCGTGTCGATGTTCTCCGCCTGTGCCATCAGCTCGAGCAGACGGTCATATTCGGTTTGCAGCGCCTGCTTGCGCGCTTCGGTGTCGGCGTATTCCAGCGAGATGTTTTCGCTGGAAAGTTGCTGGTTGGTGATGGTGCCGCAATCGTTGAGGCGGCTGATGAAGCCGTTGAGGTCCTTGGAAGGGATGCGCGCGGTGATGGAAGCATACTGATTGATGTAGTTGCCGCTGGCATCCGAACCGCCGGAGGAGGAAGAGCTTTCGATAAAGCCGCCCAACTCGGATACCAGGGCGGAAACCTGCTGCAAGGTCTTGTCAAACTCCAGCGTTTCCATCGAAAGATTTGCGCGCCAGATGAGCTTGAGGTTCAATCCATCCGGCATGGAAGCCTGTGAAAGCGGGTCGCTGAGCATACTGTTGGCTTTGTCGGCAGGAGCTTCGGCTGCGGTGTTTTCATAGATGACCTCCTCTGCTTCGGCATCCATTGCCGTTTCGGACGATTGACCTTTGCTGGAAGCGCCGCAAGCGGTGAAGAGCAGCGAAAGGCTCAGCGCAGTCAGCAACGCCAGCAGACGGGTAGGCAGATGTTTCGTCATAAGGATTCTCCTTTCTGTCACAAGATGGACTTGATAGAAGCAGGATAATTTTTACGGTTCTATAAAAAAGTGTCAAGTCAAAGGAAATTTTATGCATACGTGATACCATTTTTTACTTTTTGGTGAAGAAGGCAGAAATATCGAAGCTTCTTTGGTAAAAATATCAAAAGCTGTCGAACACCAGCAGGAAAGCGCAGTGCAGAGAAAGGAAAGTCTATACAAAAGGTCGATTTTGCGGTACAATCTATGCAGAAGAAAATGAAGTAAAGGGGGAGTTTTTATGAAACGAAGCAGCGGTGTCCTGCTGCACATCACCAGCCTTCCCGGTCGGTACGGAGTGGGGACGCTGGGAAACCATGCCAGGAGGTTTGCCGATTTTTGTCATCAGGCGGGACTGAGCTGGTGGCAGATTCTTCCGGTGGGACCGGCAGGCAATGGAAATTCCCCCTACCAGTCCGATTCGGTTTTTGCGGGGAACCCGGATTTGATCGACCTGGAGCAGCTGATCGAATGGGGTCTGTTCAAGCGCGAGGAATGTGACCGGCTGGACTGGGGAAGCCATGCGGATGAGGTATGCTTTGAAAAACTGCACCGCAATCAGCCGCAGCTGCTGCGCCTAGCCTTTGCACGGGCAAAGCAGGACAGCGCCTTGTGGGAGCAGGTACAACGGTTTGTTGCAGAGCAGGATTGGCTGGATGATTATGCACTGTATCTTGCACTCAAGCAGCAGATGGGAGGCAAGCCGTGGCAGCAGTGGGATGCTCCGCTGGCAAAGCGCGACCGACAGACATTAAAACTGTGGAAAGAACGATTGCAGGAGGAGATGGAGTACCACTGCTGGGTGCAATACCTGTTTTTTGAGCAGTGGGCGAAGCTCAAGGAATACTGCAATCGAAAAGGCGTGCGTCTGATTGGGGACATTCCGATTTATGTGGCGCCGGACAGCTGTGACACCTGGGTCAACAGTCGTCTGTTTGAGTATGATGAAGATTTTCACCCGCTGCGGGTGGCAGGCTGTCCGCCCGACTACTTTTCCAAAACCGGTCAGCTGTGGGGAAATCCGCTGTACCGTTGGGATGTGATGGAGAAAGAGGGCTTTGGCTGGTGGATTGCCCGCATCCGGGCGATGAGCCGCCTGTTCGACCTGACCCGCATCGACCATTTTCGCGGGTTTGCAGGCTATTATGCCATCGACGCAGACGCACCCACCGCAGAAAACGGAAGATGGGAGAAGGGTCCGGGCGAGAAGTTTTTCGATACCTTGTTTCAACAACTGCCCGATACGGCGCTGATTGCCGAGGATTTAGGCATCATCACCAGGGATGTGGAGCAGCTGCGCGACCACTACCGTCTGCCGGGCATGAAGATTTTGCAGTTTGCTTTTTCTGTGCAGGAGCAAAGCAGCTATCTGCCGCACAACTGTCCCAAGCGGGCAGTCATCTATACCGGTACCCATGACAACGACACCACCCGAGGATGGGCAGCTGCTCTCGACAAGCAGCAGCGCAGGATGGCGTCCGCCTATCTGGGAGTCAAAAAAGAGGCAGACTTTTCCTGGGCAATGATTCGGGCAGCATGGAACAGCTGCTGTGAGCTGGCAATCGCGCCGATGCAGGACTTTTTGAACCTGCCATCGACCGCAAGGATGAATACACCGTCCACCGTCGGGGACAACTGGAGCTGGCGGATGCTGGAAGGTCAGGCGGACAAAAAGCTGGCAAAACAGATCAGGCGGCTGAATCAGGCAAGCTGGCGGATGCCGCAGTACAAGACGGGCATCCGGGCAAAACAGAAGGAAAAGCAGGAGATAAAGAAGGGTTGACAGATGAAAGAATATATCGAGCGTTTTTTAGAGCGGCATTTTCAAACCGACTGGAAGAGTTGCACCGATGAGCAGCTGTATCAGGCGCTGTTGTCGATGACACAGGAAAAAACGCAGCAGCTGCCAAAACGGGATGAAAAGGGAAGAAAACTGTATTATCTTTCGGCGGAGTTTTTGGTGGGCAGGCTGCTGGGAAACAATCTGCTCAATTTAGGGCTCTATGAGCAGGTGGACAACCTGCTGCAAAGCCAGGGTCGTTCGCTGGCTGCCATCGAGGAACTGGAAGCAGAGCCTTCGCTGGGCAACGGCGGACTGGGCAGGCTGGCAGCCTGCTTTTTGGACTCGATTGCAACCTTGGGACTGTATGGAGAGGGCGTCGGACTGGCGTACCACTTTGGGCTGTTTCGTCAGCGGTTTGAGCAAAATCAGCAGAAGGAGTACCCGGACCGCTGGAGAAAGCCCGGCGATTGGATGCGCCGCACCGATGTATGCTATCCAGTGCAGATTGGGGAGCAGCAGGTAACGGCGCGGATGTACGAGGTCGATGTGACCGGTTATCAGGCGCCGGAACGGACGGTCCTCAAGCTGTTCGATTTGGAACAGACCGAGGAAGAGCTGGTCGAGCAGGGCATCGACTTTGATAAGACAGACGTCTGCCGCAACCTGACCCTTTTCCTCTACCCGGACGACAGCGACCGCGAGGGCAGGCTGCTTCGGGTGTACCAGCAGTATTTTCTGGTCAGTGCAGCAGCACAGATGATTCTGGAGGAGACG
>SAMEA3387464__coassemble_2911_pt1 | contig 10379 bp, 7 predicted proteins | sample SAMEA3387464__metabat2_low_PE_034 | metagenome-assembled genome bin SAMEA3387464 (sample SAMEA3387464) | Felis catus | biome: Faeces | place: United Kingdom | collected 2012
GCAAGTACGGCAACTCCATCGCAGAAATTTTGGAATATCTGCAATCCAGCCGCCAGCAGCTGCAGGAAATCACCTTTTCGGAGGAGAAGGCGGCACAGTTGCAGGAGGAGTATCTGCGCTTAAAACCGCAGGTGCAGGCGGCAGCGGACCTGCTGACCAGCCAGCGGCACAAAACGGCAAAGGAATTTTTGTCGCGGGTCAAAAAGGAGCTGGAATTTTTGAATATGCCCTCGGTGCGCCTGAGCGTCAGCGCGGGCAGGAGCGGGTGGAAACCGGACGGACAGGACGAGCTGGAATTTCTGCTTAGCTCCAACGTGGGCGAAGAGCCAAAGCCGCTGGCAAAGATTGCCTCGGGCGGCGAGCTGTCCCGCGTGATGCTTTCCATCAAGAATGTGCTGGCACAGAAGGACAGCATCCCGACCGCCATCTTTGACGAGATTGACACCGGTGTCAGCGGCAAGGCAGCGCAGAAGATTGGGCAGAAGCTCCAGGAGGTTTCCGGCAACCGGCAGGTCATCTGCGTCACCCATCTGGCACAGGTGGCAGTGTATGCCGACCACCATCTGCTCATCCACAAGCAGGCGGAAAACGGCAGGACCTTCACCCGCATCGAGCCGCTGGACCAGCGCAGAAGGGAAGAGGAGATTGCACGGATGATTTCGGGAGAGAATTTGACCGACACCGCGCTGCAAAACGCCCGCGAGATGCTGTCGCTTGCCCGATAAACAGAAGAAAGAAAAAAGGGAAAAATCCCCTTGACAAAATACCCACACCTGTATTATAATGCTCAATAATAGCTTTGACGGGAAAAAGTAGCAGTCTTGCACAGTCTCTCAGAGAGCCTCCGGTTGGTGAAAGGAGGTGAGACCAAAGGTTGTGAATACCTCCCCGAGCTGCTGCCCGAACGGAAAGTTTTTTCTGAGTAGGCGCAGCCGTTTGATCTGCGTTAACAGATTAGGGTATCCGGCTTTGGATTCGATAGAATACGGCTGTGTACCTGCTGAGGCTGCTTTCCGCGAGGAGGTAGTAAATAGAGGTGGTAACGCGTTTGATTCGCCCTCTGCTTTGGGACCGGTGTACAGCCGGAGAAAAAAGCGGAGGGCTTTTTGTATCTTCAAAAGCAAACTCCGCAGCAGAATATGGAGGAAATAAAGATGACATTGTATGAAGAACTGGTTCGCCGCGGTCTGATCGCTCAGGTCACCGACGAAGAAGAAATCAAGGAACTGATCAACACAGGAAAAGCAACCTTTTACATCGGCTTTGACTGCACCGCCGACAGCCTGACCGCCGGACACTTTATGGCGCTGACCCTGATGAAGCGTTTGCAGATGGCAGGCAACCGCCCAATCGCGCTGATTGGCGGCGGCACCACCATGATCGGTGACCCATCCGGCAGAACCGACATGAGAAAGATGCTGACCAAAGAGGACATCGCCCACAACGCAGAGTGCTTCAAACGTCAGATGGAGCGCTTCATTGAATTTGGCGAAGGCAAAGCGATGATGCTCAACAACGCCGACTGGCTGCTCAACCTCAACTACATCGAGCTGCTGCGTGAGGTGGGCGCAAGCTTCAGCGTCAACCGTATGCTGACCGCCGAGTGCTACAAACAGCGCATGGAAAAGGGTCTGAGCTTTTTGGAATTCAACTACATGATTATGCAGAGCTACGACTTCTACTACATGTTCCAGCACTACGGCTGCAATATGCAGTTTGGCGGCGACGACCAGTGGAGCAATATGCTCGGCGGTACCGAGCTGATTCGCCGCAAGCTGGGCAAGGACGCTTACGCTATGACCATCACCCTGCTGACCGACTCGCAGGGCAAAAAGATGGGCAAGACCGCAGGCAACGCAGTATGGCTGGATGCAGCAAAGACCTCTCCGTACGATTTCTTCCAGTACTGGAGAAACGTCGATGATGCCGACGTCATCAAATGCCTGAAGATGCTGACCTTCATTCCAATCGAAGAGATTGAGGCGATGGAAAGCTGGGAAGGCGCACAGCTGAACGTGGCAAAAGAAAAGCTGGCGTTCGCGCTGACCGAGATGGTACACGGTACCGAGGAAGCACAGAAGGCGCTGGACGCTTCCAAAGCGCTGTTCGTTTCCGGCGGCAACAGTGAGAATATGCCGACCACCGAGCTGAGTGCAGCAGACCTGGACGAAAACGGTGCGGTCGCTGTGGCAGACCTGCTGGTCAAGACCGGTCTGGCTCCTTCCAAAGCGGAGGCAAAGAGACTGATTAAACAGGGCGGCATTTCGCTGGACGACCAGAAGGTGACTGCATTTGACGCAGTCGTCAATAAAGACGCCTTTGCACAGGGTCATGTCATCCTCAAAAAAGGCAAGAAGGTCTTCCACAAGGTCACTTTGGCAGACTAAAACAGGATAACAAAAAGGCACGGAAAAAGTTTTCCGTGCCTTTTTTTATTGCTGCTGTTGCGCTTCCTCCAGCAGCAGGTCGATGAAGCGGTTGACCAGCCTGCGCTGGGCGGGCGTACACAGGGTCAGCTTTTGCTGCACCTCGGTTTGCAGATAGTCGGTGCGATTCTGGCTGGTGCCCAAAAGCAGCTCGTTGGGCGTGACGTCCATGGCGGCGCACAGCTTCATCAGCGTTTCCAGACTGGGAATCGAGCGGGAATTTTCGATGTGGGAGATATAATTTGTAGAAAGGTCTGTTTTCTCAGCAAGTTCTTCTTGTGTAAGCTTTTTTTGTCGGCGAAGGTTGGAGATTCGCTTGCCAAGTGCCTGATAATCAATATCCAAAATAAAAACCACCCCTATAAAAAGAGTAGCGAAAAAAAATGAGAGGGAACACCCAATATAAATCCTATAGTACTTGAAAAACATAAAAACTGTACTATAATGATAATGAAGTATAAATAATAGTATAGAATCGCATGATGATTCTATACCGGTTTTGTGAAGAAAACAGGAGGCATGACAAAGATGAAACACAAACAGATGCTGGCGATGCTGCTGGCAGCCGCGATGGTGCTGAGTATGCCGCTCGGTGCGTATGCACAGGGGACAGCCGAAGAAGAAAATCCTACTGACTTGGTGCAGCCGTATGTGGTGGATACAGAAGCGCCGACCGTCAGTAAGATTTCTATTGACAAGACAAATTTGAAAGCAGGAGAGACAGCAAAAGTTACAATAGAAGCTTCGGATGATGTATCTCAACTTGAAACATTTTATGCGCAGTTCAAGAGAGAAGGAAGTGAAGATGATTATATCGACACAAATTTTAGTGATAGAGATACTCCGTCTGTCGCAGAACTCGAAATCTCTCCGTATCTTCCATCGGGAACCTATGTTTTAGATAGTATTTTTGTTTCGGATAACGCAGGAAACAGCAGACGTTATAGGGCAGAACCTATCGAGGGAGATTCAGAAAAACTGCCAAATTCTATCTCTATAACAATCAACAATGAAAATCAAGAAGATACAACAGCACCGACTATCAGCAAAATTTCCATTGACAAGACAAATTTGAAAGCAGGAGAGACAGCAAAAGTTACAATAGAAGCTTCGGATGATGTATCTCAACTTGAAACATTTTATGCGCAGTTCAAGAGAGAAGGAAGTGAAGATGATTATATCGACACAAATTTTAGTGATAGAGATACTCCGTCTGTCGCAGAACTCGAAATCTCTCCGTACCTCCCATCGGGAACTTATGTTTTAGATAGTATTTTTGTTTCGGATAAAGCTGGGAACAGAAGACGTTATGAAGCAGAACCTGATGAGGGATACACAGAAGAGCTGCCAAATTCTTTAAAAATCACCGTCATCAACGATGACCCTGTGATCCCGCCAACAGAGCCGGAACAGCCAACCCAGACCACAAGCCATCCCGTCCCGGCAGTTCTGGCAACAACTCTGCCAACAGCTCCAACGCTTCCGGTGTCGTCAACTACGAGTCGGAAAAGCCGGACCCTGCTGACAAGCAGGCGGTAAAAGCCTACAACTTCTGGCAGGATGCCAAGAGCAAAATCCGCAAGACGGCAGAGGGCAAGACCCTGCGCCTGAATGTATCAAAGGAAATTACCAATCTGCCAGCCAGCGTGATGGAAACGCTGCGAAAGGAAAATGTTGGTCTGCGCTTAAACTGGAACGGCAAGACCATCACCATCCCGGCAGGCAAAGCCCAGCCAAAGCAAAAACTGCGCATCTACTGGACGATGCAGACCCTGGAAAAACTGTACAACGCATAAAACCCAACAAAAAAGGAGCCTTCACAGGAAGGCTCCTTTTTATTATCCATTTTTAAATTGGTTAGATGACCTCGGTGGCGTGGCGGGTGACGTGGCAGCCCAGGTTGACCGCTACCGGCAGGCTGGCAACGTGGGTGGGGTAGGAGATGATGTTGACCGCCAGCGCGGTGACGCTGCCGCCCATATCCTCGGGACCGATGCCAAGGCGGTTGACCCGGTCGAGGATTTCGCTTTCCATATCGGTGTAGAACAGTTTCTTGTTATAGGTGAACAGGTCGCGGCAGAGCGCCTTTTTGGCAAGCAGGGTACACATCTCGGTGTTGCCGCCGATGCCCACGCCGATAATCAGCGGGGTGCAGGAGCGTCCGCGGTTTTCCTGGACACAGCTGACCACATAGCGGATGATGTCCTCGCGGGTGGCGCTGGGGTGGAACATCTTCAAAGAGCTGGCGTTCTCGCTGCCTGCGCCCTGCGGGATGAGCGTCATGGTGATGCTGTTGCCCGGCACCAGACGGATGTGGACGATGGCAGGGGTGTTGTCCTGCGAATTGACGCGGTTGAGCGGGTCGTTTACCACCGACATCCGCAGGTTGCCCTGCTGGTATGCCTGGCGCACGCCCTCGTTGATGGCGTCCTCAAACAGCTCGCCCACGATGTGTACATCCTGCCCGATTTCGGCAAAGACGACCACCATGCCGGTGTCCTGGCAGATGGGCAGGCTGGTCTGCTGGGAAACCTTGTAGTTGTCGATGATATTTCCGATGGCGCGTTTGCCGTTTGGCGAGATTTCATAGTCATAAGCGGTGTCCAGCGTCAGCTTGATGTCCGACGGAAGGAATTTGTTGGCGCGCAGGCACAGGTTTTTGACGGTGCGCACGATGGTTTCGGATGCGATGATTCTCATGGTGTTACCTCCTTACGATCTTTCCGCCAATCACAACCAGCTGCGGTCTGGCGGCGATGGTCAGCGGGTCCTGTGAAAAAACAGCGAAGTCGGCGTCCTTGCCCACCTTCAGCGAGCCGACCCGATGGTCGATGCCGACGATTTGGGCAGGGTAGATGGTGATGGCAGCCAGCGCCTGCTGGTAGTCCATCCCTTCGCGCACCGCCATGCCCGCGCAGATGGGCAGCAGCCCGATGGGCATGACGTTGTAGTCGGTGCAGATGGCGGTTTTGACCCCATGCTGCGAAAGAACAGCCGGATTGCGGTCGGTGGCATTGGCAAGCTCCGGCTTGCTGCGGGTGGTCATCAGAGGACCGGTGATGGCACAGGCGCCTTCCTCTGCCAGCTCCTGCGCAATCAGGTGACCCTCGGTGCAGTGTACCAGGACATAGTCCAAATCAAATTCCTTTGCCAGACGGATGGCGGTGAAGATGTCGTCGGCGCGGTGGCAGTGGAAATGTGCCTTCAGCTCGCCTTTGATGACCGGCACGAGCGCATCGCACTTGGCATCAAAATCCGGCGGGTCGGTGTCTTCGTCCTCCTGCGCCTTGCAGCAGTCCTCATAGTAGCGCTGTGCCTTGCGCAGGCTTTCGCGGATGAGCGCGGCAGTCGCCATACGGGTCATCGGCGTTTCCGATTTGTCGTTGTAGCAGTTCTTTGGATTTTCGCCCAGAGCAAACTTCATCGCGACCGGGTTTTGCAGCACCATGCGGTCGATGTTTTTGCCGTAGGTTTTAACAGCACAGAACTGCCCGCCGATGGCGTTGGCGCTGCCCGGTCCGGTGACAACGGTGGTGACAGCGGCGCTGACTGCCTCCTCAAAGCTTTTGTTGAGCGGGTTGATGGCGTCGATGCCGCGCAGCTGCGGGGTGACCGGGTCGGTAATCTCGTTGAGGTCGTCGCCCTCAAAGTTGAGTCCCTCTTCGGCAAGACCCATGTGGCAGTGGGCGTCGATAAAGCCGGGCAGCAGGGTGTTTCCCTTTAGATCAAAGACCTCCTCCGACGAAAAGGCGGAGGTGTCCGGGCAGTCGGACATCGGACCGAGTGCGGCAATGCGGCTGCCCTCGGTGAGCAGAAAGCCGTCGGGGATGGACAAAAAGCCCTGCGGTGCAGGCTCCATCGTGACAAGATTGGCATGAATGAAAAGCATGGGGTGACCTCCCAAAAGTTTACATAAAATAGTTGCTTTTATTATACTACAAAATTTGAGTTTTGAAAATAGCTTTTTTAGAAAGGAGGGGAAAAGGGTCGAAAGCAAAAATTTTTGCCCGATAAAACGCATAAAATAGGAGAGGGGATATTGAGAGAATTTCGACAATATGATAAGATATAAGATAGAACTTTTTATCATATTATAAAGCAGAGGAATCAAAGATGATTATATCACTGGAAAACGTATTCAAATATTACGGAGCGGACTGCATTTTGCGCAACGTCTGTGCAACCATCAACGACAAGGACCGCATCGGTCTGGTGGGAGCCAACGGGGAAGGAAAGACCACCCTGCTCAACGTCCTGACCGGCGAGCTGGACTATGAGGAGGGAACGGTCAGCCTGACCAACGGCAAGGTCATCGGCTACCTGCACCAGAACAGCGGGCTTTCCAACGGCAGGACCATCCAGCAGGAGATGGAGGCGGTGTTCGCCGACCTGCTGGCGCTGGGCGAGGAGGTGGACGCCCTGCAAAGGCAGATGGCACAGGTCCACGACGACCCGACCGAGTATGAAAAGGTGTCGGCAGAATACCAGAAGAAGCTGGCACGGTTTGAAGCTGCCGACGGCTATCAGGTCCAGGTGAAGATCAACACCGTCCTGGGCGGCATGGGCTTTGCCTCCTATGACCGCAACATTGTCACCGACAACCTTTCGGGCGGAGAAAAGACCCGCCTTGCCACCGCCCGTCTGCTGCTGCTGGAGCCGGACCTGCTCATCCTCGACGAGCCGACCAACCATCTGGATTTTAAGACGTTAAGCTGGTTGGAGGACTACCTTTCCTCCTACAAGGGCGCGCTGCTGGTGGTTTCGCACGACCGGTACTTCCTCAATCGGCTGGTGGACCACATCTGGGAGCTGGAGCGCACCGTGCTGACCACCTACCGCGGCAACTACTCCTCCTATGTGGTGCAGAAGAAGGAGCGGGTGGAGCGGCAGCTCAAGGAATATGAGATGCAGCAGGAGCAGATCAAGTCGATGGAGGAGTATGTGGCAAAAAATATCGCCCGCGCCTCCACCTCCAAAAGCGCAAAATCCCGTCTGGCGGCGCTGGAGCGGATGGACCGCATCGAAAAGCCGGTCATCTGGGAGAAGAAGGCTGCCTTCCGCTTTGAGTACGACGAGCCGCCGGTCAAGGATGTTTTCCACGGAGAAAACATGAGCATCGCCGTCGGAGAAGGGGAAGGTCGCAAGGTGCTTTGCCGCGGGATGCGGTTGGATGTGATGCGCGGGGAGAAAATCGCCATCATCGGACCCAACGGAGTGGGAAAATCCTCGCTGCTCAAAGCCATCCAGGAGCTGATTCCGCTGGAGGAAGGACATTTTGAGTGGGGACAGAAGGTCAAGACCACCTACTACGAGCAGGAGAACCGCCAGCTGCACCCGGAAAAGACCGCCATCAACGAGATATGGGACCGCTTCCCCAATCTGTATGAGGTGCAGGTGCGCAGCATTTTGGGACAGGTGCTGCTGTCCGGCGACGACGTGTACAAGCTGGTGGGCAGCCTGTCCGGCGGCGAGCGGGCAAAGGTGGCGTTTGCGGTGATGATGCTCGAGCGCGGCAATGTGCTCATCCTCGACGAGCCGACCAACCACCTGGACATCGGCAGCAAGGAGATGCTGGAGGATGCGCTGGAAGCGTTTGACGGCACCATCATCATGGTGTCCCACGACCGCTACCTGCTCAACCGCATCCCGAACCGCATCATCGAGATGACTGCCAACGGGTATGAGATTTACAACGGCAGATACGACTACTATGTGGAGCACAAGGTGGAGCCGCAGCCGGTCAAGGAGCAGGTGAGCGAGGAGAAAAAGCAGGCTGCGCAGAAATTCTACCGCACCAAGGCGGACCGCGCGCGCCAGGCGGCTGCTAAAAAGCGCATCGCCTTTCTGGAAAAAACCATTGAATCCAACGAGCAGCTTATCGAACAGCTGACCGAGCAGATGAGCGACCCGCAGATTGCTGCCGACTATCAGAAGGTGGAGGAAATCTGCGGACAGATCGAACAGCTGAAAAACCAAAACGAAAGCTTTGGCGAGGAATGGCTGGAGCTGCTGGAGGAAGAATAAAGGGATTGCAGGTCTTTGGACCGATGTTTTGGAAGGGAAAGGATGGAAAACCAATGAAACTGAACATGAACAAAAAGTACACGACCATTGCGGTGTATGCCTTTCTGGTGATTGCAGCTGCCATCACCTTCTTCTTTGTCATCAGCGAGCACAGCGTGGTGGGCAGGATGGCAGGCACCTTTTTTGGACTGATGACCCCGTTCATCTACGGTGCGGCGCTGGCGTATGTGCTCAATCCGGTGCTCAACTGGCTGGAAAAGAAGGTGTTCCCCAAGGTATTCGGCGACCGGGTGTCCAAGCGCTCGCGCAGAGGGCTGGGCGTGCTGCTGACCTTTCTGTTTGGCTGTGCGGTGGTCGCCTTGTTTTTGGCAGTGCTGATTCCACAGATTGTCGAGAGCATCGACAACCTGGCGCAGTCGATCTACGCCTTTTTGCCGCAGGCGCAGAACTTCTTAAACGACCTGATTGCCCAGTACGGCACCAATGAGATGCTGGTGGACGTTCTGTCGATGCTGGGTGTGGACATCTCCGACCCGTCGATGGCATTGCAGCGCCTTGCCACCCGCAGCTACACCTTTTTGACCCAGGTGCTGCCCAACCTCTTCGGCGGCGTTATGCGCTTTACCAGCGGTCTGCTGGATGTGGTGGTGGGCATCATCATCGCCATCTACCTGCTGCTTTCCAAGGAGATCTTTTACGCGCAGGTCAAAAAGCTGCTGTTTGCCTTTTTCCCGCGCCGGGTGGCACAGGCGACCCTCAACCTGACCCACGACAGCAACACCATCTTCTGCGGCTTTATCTCCGGCAAGATTCTGGATTCTGCCATCATCGGCGTGCTGTGCTTTATCGGATGTAGCGTTTTGCAGATGCCTTATACCGTGCTGGTCAGCTTCATCGTCGGTGTGACCAACGTCATCCCGTACTTTGGTCCTTTTATCGGCGCCATCCCCAGCATCTTTATCATTATGATTGCCGACCCGCTCAAGTCGCTGGTCTTTGCGGTGTTCGTTTTGATTTTGCAGCAGCTGGACGGCAACATCATCGGTCCAAAGATTTTGGGCGATTCCACCGGTCTGTCCGCCTTTTGGGTCATCTTTGCCGTCACCTTCTTCGGCGGCTTGTTCGGCTTTGTGGGAATGCTCATCGGTGTGCCGACCTTTGCGGTCATCTATGCGCTGGTGCGCAACTTTGCAGAATTTAAGCTCGGCAAAAAGGGACTGAAGACCCAGACGCCGGACTTTGCTTCGCAGGAAAACCCCATCTTCCAGAAGGTGCGCTACCACCACAGCGAGCAGGCGCCGCACACCGGCGTAGAGGTGTTCGATCTGGATGGACAGCAGCCGGAAACCATCGAGCAGATGACCGCCTATACCGCGGCGTGCGATGAAAAGGGTGCGGACGCTACACCAAAGGAAGAGTAGGATGCACAGCGAGCAGCAGATCTTTGACTATCTGCAACAGAAGTTTGGCATCCGTTTTACCGAACAGCAGCAGGCGGCGGTGCAGACCATCGACGGTCCGGTGCTGCTGCTGGCGGTGCCGGGAGCGGGCAAGACGACGGTGATGGTGGCAAGGATTGCCAACATGATTTTCTGCCACGGCATCGACCCGTCCGCCATTTTGACCATCACCTTTTCCAAAGCGGGCGCGCAGGATATGCGCCGGCGGTATGAAGGGTTGTTTGCAGCGCCCAGCCACCAGCAGGGAAAGGCGCTGCCGCAGTTTTGCACCATCCACTCCTTCTGCTACCAGGTGCTGGGCAGTTACTGCCGTCTGACCGGCGGAGTGGCTCCGGCGCTGATTGAGCCGAGGGAGCGCAGCGGGATGCTGCGGGAAATCTACCAACAGGTCAACGGCGAGTTTCTCTCGGAGGACTTGGAGGAGGAGCTGATCTCCAACCTGAGCCTCATCAAAAACGCCATGCTGCGC
>SAMEA3387464__coassemble_4019_pt1 | contig 6508 bp, 4 predicted proteins | sample SAMEA3387464__metabat2_low_PE_034 | metagenome-assembled genome bin SAMEA3387464 (sample SAMEA3387464) | Felis catus | biome: Faeces | place: United Kingdom | collected 2012
TACTTATCTGGTACGGTCACCAAGGTGACCGTACCAGATAAGTAAAACGCAAAAGAGAATCAAGGAGGGAAAAATCCATGCAGGCAATCACACAATGGGCGGCAGGCATCTGCTTTGCCATCGCAGCGGCGGGCATCTGCGGGATGCTGGTGCCTCAAAACGCTTTGGGCAAAACCTTTCGGATGCTGCTGTCGGTGTTTTTTCTGTGCAGCGTGCTTTCTCCACTGCGATCCTGTTCGCAGTTGCGGTCCTGTTCGCAGCTGGAACTGACCGCCGTCGACACACCGCCCGAGCAGCTTGCCGAGGAGATTTCTCAACAGCTCGAAGAGCAGTTGACCGACCGAATTGCCCAACAGCTGGCAGAACAAGCCGAACCGCCGCTGACAGAAGAGCAGGCGGCGCAGGGATAGTCCGCATAAAATCAAACGGCACGGAACCGTTTTTTTGACACAACGCAGGCATAACCGCTGCCGCTGGTGGCATAGAATGGGAACAAAACCGCCGACAGCAACTGCGGCAAGGGGAGAACAGCAAAAGCCAAAAAGGAGGAAGGGCAAAATGCAGCAACAGCAAACCGAGCGATGGACACAGCAGATGCAGCAGATGTACGAGCGGGTGGCAGAGTGGCTCAAAGGCTTTTGGCAGACCCTTTGCACCCTCTGGCAGGACCCGCACAAGCGGGTGCGGCTGATGGTGGCAGCGGGCTTTGCCGGGATGGGGCTGATCCTCTGCTCCCGGCTGTGCCAGCCGCCAAAGGACGAGGGCAGACCGATGGCAGCCGCACAAACAACCGAAACCGCGCCGGAAGCTTCGCTCGAGCAACAGCTTGCCGAAAATCTGGGTCGGATGCTCGGGCAGCTGGAGGGCGCGGGCGAATGTCAGGTGATGGTGACCCTGCGCCAAAGCCCGCGGACGGTGTACGCCAGCGAGCAGAACAGCCGCGCACGCTCATCAGGGGAAATCTACCCCATCGACCAGGAGCAGCAGAACAAGCCGGTGCTGGTGCGGGACGCCCAGGGTGTGACCCGCCCGCTGGTGGAAGCAACGCTGGCAGCGCAGGTCAACGGGGTGCTGGTGGTCTGCCCGGGCGCAAACAGTGCGCGGGTCTGCCAGCAGATTACCGAGGCGGTGACAACGGTGCTGGGAATCAAAAGCACGCAGGTCTGCGTGTTTGCCGGCAACCGATGAAACCATAGAAAAACAGTCTTGCAGGAGGTAAGGATATGAACATGATTGTAGGAAAAAAACAGATCGTTTTAGCTTCGCTGGTGGCAGCGCTGGGAGTTGCCGTCTACTTAAATTACCAGTTTGCCGGGGAGGACCTGGAGCTGGTCACCGCCAACACCACCCAGCAGACGGCGGTGGAAGGCGCGCTGGAGGAAACGCAGGAGCAGGAGCATTACGGCGACGCGCAGTTTGTGGACAGCAAGCAGGTCGCCCGGAACGCGCAGGAGGACGGGGAATATTTCTCGCAGGCGCGGCTGACCCGCCAAAAGACCCGCGACCAGGCGCAGGAGGCATTGCAGGTGATGCTGACCGACACCGCCCTGACCCAGGAACAGAAGGATGAGCTGACTGCCCAGGCAGGCGGGATGGTGCAGGCAATCGAAACCGAGGGCAGAATCGAAAACCGCATCAAAGCAAAGGGCTTTGACGAGTGCATGGTCTACTGCTCAAGCGAGAAGGTGGATGTCATCGTTAAAGCGCCCGAGTTGCAGGAGGGACAGGTGGTGCAAATCCGCGACATCATTCTGGGTGAGACCAAGGTGCCGGTGGAAAATATCTCGATTGTATCTGTCAAATAAAAAGCAGTAAAACGCCATGCCGCACCAAATGTGTGGCATGGCGTGCCACTTTTCCTGCCGGAAAAGTGCAGGTTGGTGGAACGTTTATGTATCTGGTATAAAACACAGATATGACGCAGTCATATCAAGACATGAGTCCGATCGTGGCGTTCCACCCTCCGTCAGCCTTCGGCTGCCACCTCCCTCAGCGAGGGAGGTCTATGGTGCAATATTTATCTATCTGGTGTAAGACACAGATATGACGCAGTCATATCACGCCACAACGTAGTTGTGGTACGACACACTGAAGGTGTGGCGTTGTCTCCCCTTCACAAGGGGAGATGTCCGACAGGACAGAGGGGTAAACATCAAGGCTTCGTCTTGCTGTGCTACGCCACGTCTATGACGTGTCGTGCCACTTTTCCTGTCGGAAAAGTGCAGTATGTGGAAAGCACAGAGTTTTCCTGCCGGAAAAGTGCAGGATGGCGGAGGGTTCTGCCAAAAAATGTCGTAAATTTTAACAGAAGTTTCTGCAAAACAGCAGCAGGATTTCACATCCGCAATGAAAATGAAGAAAGTATACCACAACAGTTGATTTGAAAGAAAAAATACGGTATCCTTTTTGGTAGTAAAGACTGCATAATAGATAAAAACATCCGTAAAAGTCTTATAAAAGCATCAGCAAACGCTTTTGTTTGGCAGGCAAAAGGTGCAGTCCCATCCGACCAACCACCACCTGACATCAGAAAGGAACCTATGCGTATGAAAAAACTTTTTTCGGTATTCCTCGCCTCGCTGCTGCTGTTACAGCTGAGCCTGTTTGCGCTGGCAGATTCTTCCAAATCCGCAGCCGCCGCCCAGCAGTACAGCCTGCAGGTCATCGACAATGTGATGCAGTTTGTAAAGAATGACAAGGTCGTCCGTTCGGTTTCGCTGCAAAATTCGACCATCAATCTTGGAAAAAGCAAACAGGGCGGCATCCGTGTCTCTGTCAAGGATAGCACCGGAAAAAGCAGAAGCTTCACCCTCGGCTCCCAGACCGCGCTGACCGTCAGCGGTGAGCTGCAATCCTTGCAGCTGAGCAAAAGCCTGCCGGCATCCGCATCCGTTTCGCTGGAAAAGGGTGCAAAGGTCGAAAGCCTCAAGGTCAACGCCGCCTGCAAGGTGCAGTTGCAGGGCAAGGTCAGCCAGCTGAAGGTGACCAACGCAAACGCCAAGGTGACTGCGGAAAAATCCGCTTCCATCGGCTCGGTGTCCACCGTTTCCGCAAACGCGCTCAGCGGTATTTCCCAGGCAAAAATCACCGTCAGCACAGCAGGCTCGCTCTCTGCCGGTCGTGACCAGATGAACGACGACAGTCGTTATGAGGACGACCGTTATGACCGCGATGACGATGACGACCGCTATGAGGACGATGACCGTTATGAGGATGAAGAGCAGGAAGAGGAGCTGCCGGATGACAAGCCTTCTGTGCCGGATTCCCAGCGCTACCGCATCACCTCCATCCAGTCCAAGCCTGCCGAGGTGCTCTTCTCGCTCAACCTGCCTACCGAGCAGCCGCTGACCAAGGAGAACATCAAAATCCTGTGCAACGGCTCGGGCAAGGACATGACCATCGTCAACGTCTACACCAAGGACAACCAAAACTACACCGTCACCACCGCCTACTATGCGGACAACGAGTATTTCCTGAGCATCCAGCTGGCGGACGGCAGCATGATCAACAAAACCTTCACCGTCTCTCTGCTGGCTCCGCAGCTGGAAAAGCCGTTCGTTGAGTGGAGCGGTGAGAACTCGGTGGAAATCACCTATGTCTCCGATGCAGCAGGCTCGCTGTACTATCTGGTGCAGCCGGTTGCCGCCCAGACCCGCAACCTCTGGGAAGAGCAGGAGGAGCCGACCGCCGACCAGCTCAAAGCCAAGGGCACACAGCTTGAGATGAAGGTGCAGAGCAACCGGTTCACCATCGACAATCTGGATGCCCGCACCGCTTACACCCTGTACTATCTGGCGGTCGACAACTTTGACCGCACCAGCCAAATCTACACCGCCTCCATCCCGGCAAAGACCGAGCAGCCGGAGAAGAGCGAAATCACCATCGTGGACATGGTCATCAACAGCAATATAAACATAGATGAAGTATCGGTCCACCACTCCTTTGACATCACCTTGAGTGAAGCGCCGCAGGAAGAATTGACCCTAGACCAGTTCTTTGTAACCTGTCCGCTTGGCGATATTGAGCTTGGCAAGCTGACTAAACGCAGCGACACCGAGTACCGCGTCGAGGTCGCTCCTTATACCATCCTCAAGGACAATAACACCTACACCTTGACCATCACCTTTGCAGACGGTTCCACCGCCTCGAAAAAGGCGTTCCTGGACTACTCCGCACCAGAAATCAGCTCTGTAAAATTGAACCGCACCTCCGAAACCACCGCAGAGGTTTCTTTCTTCTCCGATACCGACGGCATCCTCTACTGGAAGGTGCTCAACCAGAAAGAGATTCCGCAGGACACCTCTCCAAAACTGCCGGAAAAAATCATCGAAGGTGGCAACCGGGTAGACATCATCGGTCAGACCACCAATGTGCTGGAGCTGGAAAACCTCACCGATGAAACCCAGTACTTCTGCTTTGTCAGCGAGGACGAATACGGCAACCGGATGAATTTTTACGACTATGAAAAAATCCCAACCTACGTTGCACCCGAACCGCCGGTACAGCCGGAGGACACCTTTAATATCGCATCCCTGCGTGTAGAAAAAGATACTCTTTTTCCACTTGGAGAAGTACACTATCTTTATCTCTCCTTTGATGAGGAAGGTATTGCAGGGCAGATTGAATTGTCAGATATTACCATCAGGGGAATGGGCGTATCTTTAAATGGGGATAAAGGATTCTTTACCAAAAGTGTTGATAGTGACAATCCTCAGAGAATGTACTTCTACACACGCAAGCTTCTTGCCGCAGGAGATTATACCATCACCATCAATCTGAACGGCAAAACAGCAAGCAAAGATTTCACCATCGAATAATCCCCCCTGCGTAAGCAAACTCGCAAGCAGCCAACCGGCAGATAAAAGCAAACGCTTTTGTCTGCCGGTTTTCTTTTTCCCTTTGCACCGCCCTTGCTGAACGTTTTCTACAAATACAGCTGCACGATTGTGAAAAAAATTAGAAATTTTGCAGACAAATTCCCGCTTCTCTCTTGCATCGTGCAGCAAATGATTATATAATGAAAGCAACAGCTTTTGATGAAAGCATTATCTTTTGTGTCAAGGAGGAATCACCATGCAAAAGGTGACCATGCAGGACTTTGAACAGATTCGTTGTTTATCGCAGGTTGCGTTTTCGCCAAACGGCAAGGCGGCAGCCTATGTCGTCAGTCAGCCCAGCTTAAAGGAAAACAGCTACCTTTCCTACATCTGGGTACTGGAGGACGGCATTTCCCGCAAGCTGACCGCAGGCGGGGAGGAAAGCGGCTTTTTGTGGCTGGACGACCAGACGCTGCTGTTCCCCGGCGACCGCAGCCGCGGCAAAAAGCAGGAGGGCGCGCAGGAAACAACCGTCTACAACCGCATCAACATCCACGGCGGCGAGGCGGAACCGGCGTTCACCATCCCGATGAAGGCAAGCGGTCTGCAAAAGGTCGATGACACCCACTTTCTCTTCATCGGCAACTTTGACCACTACCGCCCGGATTTGAGCGGCTTGCAGGGCGAAGAGCTGGAACAAGCCAAACAGGCGCTCGAGGAGGAAAAGGACTACGAGGTGTTCGACGAGCTGCCTTTCTGGTCCAACGGCAAGGGTGTGGTCAACAAGCGCCGCCGTCGCCTCTACCTGTTCGATGTGACCAGCGGAGAGTGTCAGCTGCTCAGCCCTGCGTACATGAATGTTTCCTCCTTCCGCTACCGCGCGCAGGACGACCTGCTGCTCTACTACGGTCACGACTATGAGTGGATGGACGACCAGAAGGACGATATGTACCTGCTGCATCTGAATCACCCGGAGCAGCAGCTGCCTATTCAGCAGCTGAAAATTCAGCTTGAGCACCGCTATGGGGTGGATGCCGCCGACTTTATGGGCGATCAGCTGATAATCGCAGCCTCCACCGGCGAGCGGTACGGCACCAACGAAAACCCGACCTACTTCACCGCCGACCTGCACACCGGTGCGCTGACCCAGCTGTGCGACCTTGACCCGAGCATGGGCTCCAGCGTCGGCTCCGACTGCCGCCACGGGGGAGGCACCACCGCCAAAACCACCGACACCGCCTGGTACTACACCGAAACCCGAGGCTTTAACTCCTGCATTGTGCGTCTGGACCAAGATGGCAAAGAGACCCAGATCACTCCGCAGGTAAACGGCAGCGTCGACTGCTTTGATTATTTTGACGGCACCTTTTTGTATGTCGCCATGCGGGAAAACGGCTTGCAGGAGCTGTACCGCTGTCGGGAGGACGGCAGCGGCGAGCAGCAGCTGACCCACTTTAACGACGAATTTTTGGCAAGCCGCACCGTGGCTCCGCTGCACTACCTGCCATTCACCGACAGCGACGGCGTGCAGCTGGACGGCTGGGTGATCGAGCCGGTCGGCTATGACCCTTCCAAACACTATCCGGCTATTCTGGATGTCCACGGCGGACCCAAGACCGTCTACGGCGAGGTGTTCTTCCACGAGATGCAGCTGTGGGCAAGCGAGGGCTATTTCGTCTTCTTCTGCAACC